>SAMEA3387443__coassemble_1834_pt1 | contig 17082 bp, 15 predicted proteins | sample SAMEA3387443__metabat2_high_PE_015 | metagenome-assembled genome bin SAMEA3387443 (sample SAMEA3387443) | Felis catus | biome: Faeces | place: United Kingdom | collected 2012
AGGTCCTCGATGCGGACGCCGGTGCAGCCGGGGAGGTAGATGCCCGGCTCGATGGAGAACGTCATGCCCGGCTCTACGACCTGCTCGTTGACGAGTGAAACGTCGCCCGGCTCGTGGTCCTGCAAGCCGATCGAGTGACCCAGGCGATGCGTAAAGTACTGCCCATAGCCCGCGTCTTCAATCACATCGCGCGCGGCGCGGTCCAGGTCGCACATGCGAACGCCCGGTGCGATGAGCGCCTCGGCGGCCTCGTTGGCACGGCGCACGATGTTGTAGATGTGTGCCGTCTCCTTGTCCGGCTCGCCCCAAAAGAACGTGCGCGTCATGTCCGAGCAGTAGTTGCAGCGGCGTCCGCCAATGTCGAACAGCACCACGTCGCCACGCTTGAGCACGGTGTCGTCGGGCTCGTGGTGCGGGTCGCCGGCGTTAGCACCAAAGCTCACGATGGGCGGAAAGCTAAAGCCCTCGCAGCCGTGCTTGCGATACAGGCCGAGCATCTGGTCGGCAATCTCGCGCTCCGTCACGCCTTCGTGGACGAGCTTGATCGCGTCGGCCATCACGGCGTCGTTAGCGGCCGAGGACGCGCGCATGAGCTCCTGTTCGGCGTCATCCTTGTGGGTGCGCGCGGCGGTGACGGCAAAGTCGCCCAGGAAAAATTCGCTGGCGGCATGGCGCTCCATGAGCGGCATCAAAAAGCCGGAACGCATGACGGTGTCGATGCCGAGTGGTTTGGTCGGATCGACTTCGCGAGCGATGGCATCGGCCACGACATCGGTATCGGTGTGGTAGGCGACGCGGGCATTGTCATACTCTGGCAGCTGGTGCAGGGCGTTGACTAGGATCACCGGCTCGCTACCGCGTGTGAGCAGCACGCCGCAAAAGCGTTCGAACATATCGGCATAAAAGCCGGTCAGGTAATAGATCGACCACGGGTCGTTTACGAGCAGCTGTGCGCCGGGGTGCTGAGCCTCGAGCGCATCGAGCACGCGCTCCACACGCTGGTCATCGACATGTGCCATGAAACATCCTTTCGCTAGGGTGCCACCATGGTATCCCAAGCCCGGCACATAGGGACGTTCCTTTTATGCCGGTACTTCGGGACACTCCTTGGCATTGCTAGCTTGGCAAGCGTGCAGGCAAAAGTAGCTAAAAGAGCCCCGTCCCTAATTAGCTGCTTAGGCTCGGTCGATGTCCATGCTGGCGATGAGGTCGATGTTGGTGTCTAGGAGGTTCTCCAGCACGACGTCGCCCATGCGGATGGGGGCTTCGACGACCACGCCGCGGATGAGGGCCATGGCTTGGGCGTGGAGCGCCAGCGGGATGGCTTCGGCCGTGCGCACGGGGAGCAGTGCTTCGTCGCCGCCGGATACGGCCACGGTGGTGGTGAGCACGCGCATGGGGCGGGTGAGCTCCTGATGCGCGAACTTATCGCCGCGCGGGCAGCTATTGCCGGTCACGGAGCGTACCGCCGCAACGTGGCCATCGGCGTTGCGCTCGACTTCAACGGTCAGAAGGCATTCGGATGGGCAGGTCGTGCAGTTGAACTGCAGCGTTTCGATCGCGTTCTTGCTCATGGTTTATGCCTTCTCAACGGGATCGACGGATAGGACAATCTCGCTGGCGCCCAGGTCGAGTGCGTGCTGAATCGCCTTTGCCGGCAGCGGGAAGCTTTCCATAACGCTCGGTTTAAACGGGCGGACCTTGCCGGCGAACAGTTCCTCGCCGTCGGCCAAGATTCTCACGCGGGCGGCATCGACTGGCCGGCGCACACGGAAGTTGAGTTTGGTGAGCGCCACAGTCGTAATGCGTCCCGGCAGCGCGTAGCCCGCGATGCCGGCAGGGGAGACAGTGAGCTCCCAGTCCGGAACGGTGCCCGCGCCGGTCCCCAGCGCGTACGCCGCTGCAGCTGCGCCAGCCCTCTCGGACTCGGTCGTTACGTTGTCGGCCAGGTCGTGCACGTGCAGCACGTTGCCACAGGCAAAGATGCCCGGTACGCCCGTCTGCAGGCTCTGGTCCACCACGGCACCGCGCGTACGTGGGTCAAGCTCAACGCCCGCGCCCACCGAAAGCTCGTTCTCGGGAATCAAGCCCACCGAAAGCAGCAGTGTGTCACACGGAACAATGCGCTCGGTCCCCGGAATGGGCGCCAAGCGCTCGTCGACCTGGCTTACCTCGACGGCCTCCACGCGGTCGTGCCCGATCACGCGTGTGACGGTGGTGGACAGGTGCAGCGGAATTCCAAAGTCGTCCAGGCAGTTCTTCACATTGCGGCGCAGTCCGTTGGCGTACGGCATGAGCTCGTATACGCCCTCGACGGAAATCCCCTCGAGCGTGCAGCGGCGCGCCATGATCAGCCCGATATCGCCCGAGCCCAAAATGACGGCGCGCGAGCCGGGTTTGAGGTTCTCGATATTGATGTATCGCTGCGCCAGGCCGGCCGTAAACACGCCGGCGGGTCGGCTGCCGGGGATCTTGATCTCGCTGCGGGTGCGCTCACGGCAGCCCATGGCAAGGACGACCGCGCGCCCGGTGAGCTGCAGCATGCCGGCAGGGCTCATGAGCGTGACGGTATGGACCGCGGTGTCTTCTGTAGGCTCGCCTGAATCAATCCCAAGCACCATGCTGTTCAGGAACAGCGCAATGTCGGTCGCGCGCATCTGGTCGATAAAGCGCTGCGCGTACTCGGGACCGGTGAGCTCCTGCTTAAAGTGCGACAGGCCAAAGCCGGGGTGGATGCACTGGCGGAGGATGCCGCCCAGGTGCTGTTCGCGCTCCACGATGGCCACGCGCGCGCCGGCCTTATTCGCGGAAAGCGCGGCCGCCATGCCGGCAGGTCCGCCGCCGATAACGACCACGTCGAACGCTTGCGTCGGTACTGACTCAACGGCACCGCTGTCTGTAGCGCTCGATTTGAATTCCGCCATCCTAGCGCACCCCCTTCAGCGGTCCCTCAACCAGCCAAGAACCGGCATCCTCCAACAGTACCTCGCTGGGGTCACAGCCCAGCTCTCGGGTAAGAATCGCCACCACACGGCTTTGGCAAAAGCCGCTCTGGCACCGACCCATGCCGGCACGACAGCGGCGCTTGACACCTTCGACCGAAATTGCACCCGGGCGGCGCCGAATCGCGGCCACAATCTCGGCCTCGGGCACCGTCTCGCAGCGGCAGACAATCTGCCCCCACGCGGGATCGGACTCAATGAGTTCTTCCTTGCGCGCCAGCGGTGCGCGGTCAAAGTCGTCCGGCTCGCGGCGAATTGGGTTCCAGTCCGCCCGCTCGTGCAGCTCCACGCCCGCCTCGCGCATCACAAGCTCTATGCGCTCGGCAATTGCCGGCGCGCTTGCCACGCCCGGCGACTGAATGCCCGCCGCTTGGAAAAGCCCCGGCACCACGGCTGACTGTCCAATAAAGAAGTCGTTCGTTCCCTGAATGACCGGACGCCCGCCGGCAAATGCGCGCACCACGCGGCGCGTATCCAGATCGGGCACCAGCTTGCGCGCGCCGGTCAGCAGCGCGTTCACATCGCTCGTATAGGTCTGCGTGTCGCCCGGCTCGCGCACGGCAGCCGTGGCGGTGATCACAGTGTTGCCATGCACGGTGCCCGTCACGATAACGCCTTTCGACATCGGCGTCGGCACGGGGTAGAGCGGCATGAGCGTGCGCGGCTCCTTGTCCAGCACCACGATGTTGCCCTGACGCCAGATCATCTGGAAGTCCTCGGCGCCCGCCATATGCGAGATGTCGGCGGCGCCGTTGCCCGCGGCGTTTATCAGGTAGCGGCAGCGCACGTTGCCAGCGGGGGTCGCCAGCGTAAAGCGCGCGTTGTCGCTCGAGCCCGCGACTTCAATCGCTTCCACCGATGCGGACCGCATAAACGTTACCCCGTTGGCCACGGCGTTCTCCAGCGCGGCGATGGCAACCTCAAACGGGTCGACAAAGCCAGTGGAGGGGCACCACAACGCGCACGTTGCATCGGCACTGGCACGCGGCTCTAATTCGTGGATGCGGTCGGGTCCGACGATCGACAGCTCGGGAACACCGTTGACATGGCCGTTGCACCGCAGCTGCTCCAGATGCGCGCGGTCCTCGTCGTTAAAGCCCAACACCATCGACCCGGTGCGGCAGAACAAAAAGCCGAGCTCCTGCGCCCACGTACCGTACAGCTCGCAGCCACGGGCGTTGACTTGCGCCTTTACCGTGCCCGGCGCCGGATCGTAGCCGGCGTGCACCAGGCCGCCGTTGGCCTTTGACGCGCCCAGTGCAATATCGTTAGCCGTCTCGACCACACAAATGGAAAGGTCAAACCGCGCGAGCTGCCGCGCGATGGCGCATCCGGTGATGCCCGCGCCCACAATTGCGATATCAAACGTTTCTGTCACAGTGCCTCCCAGACGAGTTGACAGGCCGTCAATAAGACTATCCTACGGTCTGCACACCCCCAGCGCAGCGGCAATGCGGCGAACAGCCCCGCAACACCCGCCAACGGCAGGCGAGGGGAGACCCGGCAACGTCGACAACCTCGTCTGCCGACAACTACGGCAACCGTTCGTCTCGATCTGTAACAGTTAGACGAGGATTCCGCTCCCACCTGTTACAGATTGAGATGTTTGTGTCCGCGCCAGCCCCGCCCCTAGCCGTGGTCCCATATAAACAAACCCCGTGGTAAACTTGACAGAACTGTAAATATTCCGAAAGGTACCCGTAATGTCCAAGTACATCTCCGAGCTCATGTCGCCGCAGCTTATGGGCGTCGTCTATGCCTTTGTTGGCTTTATCATCGCCCTGTATGTGCTGTCGGTCGTCTATGTGTTCATCGACGCTCGTCGCCGCGGCGCCAGCGCCTACGTGGCATGGGGCATCATCGCCCTCATCCCGTTTGTAGGCCTCATTGCCTACCTGGTCCTGCGCCCGCACTCCTATGCGTCCGATCGCGAGGAGCAGGAGCTGGACATGGCTCTGCGCGAGCGTCAGCTTGCCCAGTATGGCACCTGCCCGCAGTGCGGCGCGCCCATCGAGAAGGACTTCGTCGTCTGCCCGGTGTGCGATACCCAGGTTCGCAACGTCTGCCCCAGCTGCCATCGCCCGCTCGATGCGCACTGGAAAGTCTGCCCCTACTGCCGAACTCGCATCCAGTAACGCATCCATCGCCGGGCCGGCCGCAAGCCACGGGCACCGCGCGTCCCGCGCAAGCCACACGCGCACCCCGCGCCCACACGATGAAGCATGCGTAGAAAATCGCCCGCCGTGCCATTAAGGTGCGGCGGGCGCTTGTATACCAAGGCAACCTGCCTATAATGATGCAAGTTAAAACGCCGAGCGCATCGCACGCACTTGCATCAGGCATCCGAGAGGAGAAAACATACCCATGAAGGCACTCTACAATGACGGTTCGGTGGCCGAGCTCCCGCAGGACGAGGTCACGCACGTCATCCGCCACTCCGCCGCGCACATCATGGCGCAGGCCATCAAGCGCCTCTATCCCGAGGCCGACTTTGCCTACGGCCCCGCGACCGACAACGGCTTTTACTACGATGTCGACCTGCCCGAGGGCGTCAAGATCAGCGAGGACGACTTCCCCGCGATCGAGGCCGAGATGAAAAAGATCGTCAAGGAGAACCTCAAGTTCACCGTGTACGAGAAGCCCCGCGCCGAGGCCATCGCCCTTATGGAGGAGCGCGGCGAGAAGTACAAGGTCGAGCACATCGGCGACCTGGACGACGACGCCCGCATCACCTTCTACCAGCAGGGCGACTACATCGACATGTGCGTCGGCCCCCATATCTGCTACACCAAGGCGCTGAAGGCCTTTAAGCTCACCGGCGTCTCGGGCGCTTACTGGAAGGGCGACAAGGACAACAAGATGCTCACCCGCATCAACGGCGTCGCCTTTGCCACCAAGGAAGAGCTCGACGAGCACATGCACATGCTGGAGGAGGCCAAGAAGCGCGACCATCGCAAGATCGGCCGCGAGATGGACCTCTTTATGATGCGCGACGAGGCCCCCGGCTTCCCGTTCTTCCTGCCCAACGGCATGATCCTTAAGAACACGCTGCTGGACTACTGGCGCGAGATTCACCACAAGGCCGGCTACGTGGAGATCTCCACGCCGCTTATCATGAACAAGCAGCTGTGGAAGACCTCTGGCCACTGGGACCACTACAAGGACAACATGTACTCCACCGTCATCGACGACGAAGAGTACTGCATTAAGCCCATGAACTGCCCGGGCGGCGTGCTGGTGTATGCCTCCAAGCCACACTCCTATCGCGAGCTACCCATCCGCGCCGGCGAGATTGGCCTGGTGCACCGCCACGAGCTGCGCGGCGCCCTGCACGGCCTGTTCCGCGTGCGCTGCTTTAACCAGGACGACGCCCACCTGTTTGTGCGTCCCGACCAGCTGACCGACGAGATCGTGGGCGTGGTCAACCTTATCGACTCCGTGTACCAGAAGTTTGGCTTTAAGTATCACGTTGAGCTTTCCACCCGCCCCGAGGACTCCATGGGTTCGGACGAGGACTGGGCGCGCGCCGAGGAGGGCCTGCGCACTGCTCTGGAGCAGCTGCACATGGACTACGAGGTCAACGAGGGCGACGGCGCCTTCTACGGTCCCAAGATCGACTTCCACCTGGAGGACTCGCTCGGCCGTACCTGGCAGTGCGGTACCGTGCAGCTCGACTTCCAGATGCCGCTCAACTTTGACCTGGAGTACGTGGACGCTGACGGCACCAAGAAGCGCCCCATCATGCTGCACCGCGTGTGCTTTGGCTCCATCGAGCGCTTCATCGGTATTCTGATTGAGCACTTTGCGGGCAAGTTCCCCACTTGGCTGGCCCCCGTGCAGGTCAAGGCGCTTCCCGTCTCTGAGAAGAGCCGCGACTACGCCCACGAGGTATGCGCCAAGCTGGAGGAGGCCGGCATCCGCGTGGTCTGCGACGACCGCGACGAGAAGATCGGCTACAAGATCCGCGAGGCCCGCAGCATCGACCGCGTGCCGTACATGCTCATCCTGGGCGAGAAGGAGGTCGAGGCCGGCAACATCTCCGTCCGCGATCGCTCCAACGAGACCGTTCAGATGAGCGTTGACGAGTTTGTTGCCAAGGTGCTTGAGGAGATCAAGACCCGCGCTTAAGGCAAGCTACACAACAATTAACAAAGGCGACCGTCCACAAAGGGCGGTCGCCTTTTTCATGCCGAAATAAGAAAAGCTGCTGGTTGAGCGGCTTTTTTTGTTGCACAAAAAGGTACAGGTTTTTGTAGAGGGGTATGGAGATGCACCTACTGACAGTACATTTTGCGTAATCTGGGCAAACACTGATTAATTGCTCGTATAATGTCATCTGTCGAAAGATACAAAAACCTGTACTTTTGCGACTGCGCCTAGCTGCGAGCGAGAAGCCTGTTCTAAACGCCCCTGCATTTGCGTGCATCGCAAAGCCAAAAGAGGGGGGGGCGAGAACATGGAACAGACGGCACGGCGCCAAGAGCAGCTGCCGGGCGCATTTAACGGCGTCACCACCAACAGCCGACACGGCCGCGTCCGCTGGTATCTGGTCCACACCCCCAATGGAAAAGAGCGCGAGACCTGCGAAAAGGTCCGCCGCATAATCCCGCACAACCTTATGCAGGACGCTTTTGTGATGCAAAAGGAGTTCTGGTTTAAGCGGGACGGCGCATGGTCGCTCCAAACCAAACCCATGTACAAGGAATATTTCTTCGTCGCCACGCACGATGCTGCCGCGCTCGATAGGGCTTTGGCTCAGTTGAGCTTTGGCTGTCGCATCGCCGGCAGTAGGGAGCGGGCGTACATGCCCATGCCGGACGATGCGCAGGATTGGTACCGCAGCGTTCTGGATGACGACGGCGTGGTACGCAACAGCGTCGCACGCATAGAAGACGGCGTGTTGCACATAGAGCAGGGTCCCTTGGTGGGGCAAGAGGCTCGCGTTAAAAAGATCGACCGTCATAAACGCTGGTGCCTGGTAGACGTGGGCGATGGCAATTCCGTTTTTAGGGAGCTGCTACCGCTCGACGTTCCCAGCAAAACGTAAGGGAGACGTTGCATCAGCTATTCGTTCGCATTTTTGAATTTATCGATTGGGGGATCCCTGGGGAACGGGGACGTAAGTTTGACTGTGGCTGCTAAAGAAGTAACAAAGACAAATACGCCCGCGGGGGCGGCGCTGATTGCTCAGGCCATGGACCGGCGTGAGGGCGCCGGTCGCTACAAGGCCATGCAATCCGTCATGGACTGGAATAACTCGCGTCTGGCCTACAGGGCGGTGAAGCGCGCGTTTGACATCGTTTTCAGCGGTGTCGTGCTTGCGATCATCGCAATTCCCAGTCTGGTGCTCGCAGCCGCAATTCGCCTAGAAAGCGAAGGCAACCCGTTCTACAGCCAGATCCGAGTCGGTCAGACTCACCCTGACGGCAGCCTGTCTACCTTCCGCATGTGGAAGTTCCGCTCCATGTACAAAGACGCCGATGAGCGTCTCGCCGAGCTCAAGGAGCAAAACGAGATCGCTGGCGCCATGTTCAAGATGAGGGATGACCCCCGCGTCACCAAGATCGGCAAGTTCATTCGCAAGCACTCCATCGACGAGTTCCCGCAGTTCCTCAACGTGTTCCTGGGCCAGATGTCCGTCGTCGGCCCGCGCCCGCCGCTTCCCAACGAGGTGGCCGAGTACACCGAGTACGACCTGCAGAGGCTGGCGGTGAAGCCAGGTATTACGGGGCTCTGGCAGGTGACGGAGCGAAACTCCACCGGGTTCGACGGCATGGTCCGCCGTGATCTCGAGTACATAGCCAAACGCGGGGTTGTCACTGACCTGAAGATCGTGGCGCTCACGGTAATTGAGGTCCTTACTGGAAACGGAGCTAGTTAAATGTCGGAGCCTATCAGGGTTGCGCATATAGTCGGAAAAATGGTCGGCGGCGGCGTCGAGGCTGTCGTCATGAACTATTATCGGCATATTGACCGCAGTCAGGTACAATTCGATTTCATCATCGACTCCGATTCGACTGTAGTGCCTGAGGATGAGATTAGGGATTTAGGCGGGCGTTTATTTGAGGTTCCGCCCTATCAGCATCTCAGAGAGTATCAGAAATCTCTCGGTATCCTGTTCGAACATAATCAATGGCGTATTGTCCACAGTCACATCAATACGCTTTCGGTATTTCCGCTTCGCATTGCCAAGAAGGCTGGTATTCCTGTGCGCATTGCACACAGCCATGCGACCATGGGCAAGGGTGAAACCAAGCGCAACCTCATGAAATTGGCTTTGCGGCCTTTTGCCAATGTTTATCCAACCGACCGCGTTGCGTGCAGCTCCTATGCTGGTAAGTGGCTGTTTGGTGAAAAAGCCCCCTTCACGGTCATACCCAATGCTGTCAATGTCGCTAAGTTCCGCTTTAGTGAAGTTGCTAGGAATGAGATGCGCAGCGCATGGGGTGCGGATGATGATTGCTGTGTAGCCGGTAATCTCGGCCGCATGGAGAGTACCAAAAATCAGGCTTTTTTGATTGAAGCATTCGCACGTCTGCATGCGGAGCATCCCGACTCTTTGCTTGTCATAGCCGGATGCGGATCATTGCGCGAATCTCTCGAACAACAGACTTGCGACCTTGGCATTTCCGATTGTGTCCGTTTTCTTGGTCAAGTGAATGATGTGAGCTGCCTATACCAAGGAATGGACGTTTTTGTGCTTCCCTCGCTATACGAGGGTTTTGGCATGGCACTTTTGGAGGCGCAGGTTTCTGACGTCCCTTGCGTAGTGTCGGATCGTGTTACGCCTGAAGTTATTCTCTCTGACGGCTGTAATCTTCTTCCCCTTGAGGATGGGGCAGATGTTTGGGCGCATGCGATTTGGGAACAGTTCATCGAGGGCTCCCGCGGCTCTGCCGCTGGGGAGGCGTTCGAGTGCTTCGATATCGAAAAGGCTGCGAAGAAACTGGGCGCGTTCTACATGCGCCTTGCCGAGGAGGCGCAGCGATGAGCGCCCCCCGTGTGAGTATAGCCATGGGCGTATATCGTCCTCGGCGTGATTATTTACTCGACAGCGTCGAGTCCATCATCGCCCAGACCTTTGAAGACTGGGAGCTCATCATTTGCAATGACGGCTCGGCTGACAATGTGACCGAGGATCTGCTCGACGAGGTTGCTTCGCTCGATTCTCGTGTGAAGATCGTTGATTATCCGCAGAACAAGGGTCTTGCTTTTGCCCTCAATGCTTGTATTGAGAATGCTAGAGGCGAGTATATCGCCAGGCAAGATGATGATGACCGTTCTGTTCCAATGCGGCTTCAGGAGCAGGTCCGTTATCTTGACGGTCATCCTGGTTGCTCCTTTGTGGGTTCTGAGGCTTCTGTATTCGATGCGGAGGGGCAATGGGGCCATTACGATCTCGAGACTGATCCGGTCGCCGAGACATTCCTTTGGAATAGCCCGTTTATTCATCCGACTGTTGTTTTTCGTCGAGACATTCTTGACGCGGCGAAAGGCTATCGCGTTGCCCCTGAAACCGAACGAGTCGAGGACTATGACCTGTTCATGAGGCTCGTCGCAATGGGTTATGCGGGACACAATATTAAAGACGATCTTTACGAGTACCGAATCGACCGGAACTTGAAGAAATACCGACCAATGGCAACGCGAATCAATGAGGCCTGCGTGCGTGCGAGAGGTTTCAAGGCGCTTGGTCTCGGCATGAAATCGTTTCCCTATATCGCGAAACCTGTTGTTTTAGGGCTTATACCCGGCAAACTCATGGGGGCGATACGGAGGACGAGGTACTAAGGATGGATGCGGATGGATTCGAGAGGGGCTAAGAATGAGCCTTGCTAATACTTTGAAGAGGTTTTACCACGTTGTACTCAGGCGAGATGTCTTGGGTCCACTTGGCATTTCTAAATTCGGTTCTGTTGGCGCCGGCGCGATTATTTATCGCCCCGAGGTTCTCGACCGCAACACGAAGAACGTGTACGTCGGCTCCGGAACGACCATCCTGACGGGGAGTAGGATTCAGCTATTTTCGGCAGAGGGCGAGATGCCGAAAATCGTCATTGGGGATAAATGTTATATAGGCTACCATAACACGTTTTTGGCTGCCGCCGATAGTGTCATCGGTAACGAAGTGCTCATGGCAAGCAACATCCTCATTTCTTCGGAAAACCACTCAACCAACCCAGAGTCCGACACCCCTTATATGGATCAGCCTTTGAAGGCTAGCCCCGTTCACATCGGAGACGGTACCTGGCTTGGCGAGCGCGTGATGGTCATGTCTGGAGTGAGCATCGGAATAAAGTGCGTTATCGGCGGCGGGAGCGTCGTCACCAGAGATATTCCCGATTATTGCATCGCCGTTGGTTCACCGGCGCGCGTTGTGAAGGCATACGACTTCGATAAGCACGAATGGGTTGCAGTGGCGCGCTAGCATCTCACCCATGACGGATATGGAGGAAATAATGAAGATCGCAGTAACCGGAGCCGGCGGATTTCTTGGTCGCGGCGTTGTTGAGAGCCTTATCGAGCGCGGTCACGATGTTGTCGCGACCGATTTCCGTGTCGATAGGATCGACTCTCGTGCGACCATTGTGCCGTGCGACCTTTTTGCACTTGAGAATCCCTATGAAGAGCTGGGCTGTCCTGACGTGCTCCTGCACATGGCCTGGAGAGACGGTTTCTCACACTATTCCGACGCACACATCGATGACTTGCCCCGTCATTACGATTTCATCAGGAAGATGATAGAGTCGGGCGTCAAGAAGGTCGCCGTTATGGGCAGCATGCACGAAGTAGGGTTTTACGAGGGGTCCATCAATGAGGCAACCCCCTGCTGGCCTGTTACTCCGTACGGTATCTCGAAAAATGCCCTTCGCGCTCTTGTCGAGAATCTTGCCAAGAAGCAGGATTTCGGTTTCCAGTGGCTTCGCGGCTATTACATCGTAGGCAACGACGTGAACGGGGCTTCTATCTTCTCGAAGATTGCCGCGGCCGTTGCGAAGGGCCAGGATACTTTCCCGTTTACTATGGGGCAGAACCAGTATGACTTTATCGATTATCCCGACTTTTGTTTGAAGGTCGCCGAGACGGTCGAGCAGGATGACGTTATGGGGATTATCAACATCTGCTCCGGACGGCCCGAGAAACTTGCAGACCGCGTCGAGCGCTTTATCGCCGAAAACGGTTATGACATCAAGCTCGATTATGGGGCCTTCCCGGATAGGCCCTATGATTCCAAGGCTGTTTGGGGAGATTCCTCCAAGATCGACATTATCGAGCGTCTTGCCACATTGGAGGCTTAGCCCGTGATCTATGTCATTCTGGAAGGTCGTTTGGGCAATCAGCTGTTCATGTATTCACACGCTCGCAAGCTTCAGAAGCAAAATCCTGGGCAAGAGATCGTCATCGACGACGTCATGGTTCGCAAACTCGGTTACGAGAATCGTCTTCCGGCCTACCATCTGGAAAACGTTCGGTATGTCCATGATAGGAAGCTTCTTCACTTTCCTCGCATGCTTAGGAGCTATGCAGCCTATATGCTTTATCGCCTGAGGCGTAAGCCTCTTAACGCTATGCAGCGTTTTGCGATGGAGAAGTCTCGCATCGAGCGCAACGCCCGGACCGGCGTCCGTCTGTGCGAGAACGGCTATATCGATTTTCCGCCGTGCTTCGAAGGCGACCTACTCGTTGCTGGTTACTACCAGAGCGACAAATATTTCAAGGGCATCGAACCCGAACTGAGGGACCTCTTCTCTCTCGAGGACGATCCTCGTCTGTTTGAGTATCCCGGCATCGATCAGATTCGCGATCGAAACTCCGTGTGCCTGAGCATCAAGGTACAGCATAACGTAGGCAACGGCCCGTATGACGTCTGCAATGCGGGTTACTGGCAGAAGGCAATCGGCTATATCCAGAAGAATGTCGAGAACCCGTTGTTCTTCATCTGCTCTGACAACGTTGACTACGTTAAGGAACATCTGATCGATACGCGTAAGTACGACGTTATCTGTCAGTCTCATGACTTTGAAGTGGAGGAGTCCCTTGCCGTTATGGGAATGTGCAAGCACTTCATCATCGGTAACACGACGTTTGGCTGGTGGGCGCAATTCCTTAACGGAAACGACGACAAGATCGTCGTCGCTCCTTCCCGTTGGATGAACGTTGAAATGCCCATCGACATTTATCAAGACAACTGGCATCTGATTGAGGTTTAACCGCATGACAAAGACAATCGGTATACTTTACCTCTGCACCGGGCCCTACCGGCTGTTCTGGGATGATTTCTATCGCACTTTCGAGGCTAATTTCTTGCCTGAGACTAAGAAGCGCTATTTTGTCTTCTGTGATGATCTTGACGCCCTTGAAGAGAGCTATGGGGATAACGAGCGCGTTCGCCTGATCCATCTGGCTACCATGCCCTGGCCTCTAATCACGCTTCTGCGCTTTCGCTTTTTTCTGAGTATCGAGGACGATCTGAAGTCGTGCGACTACCTCATGTTCTCGAACGCCAGCATCGCGTGCGAGCAGGCTGTGACCGAGGCGGAGTTCCTTCCGAGGCACGAGGCGGGGGAGAACATGTCTTTTGTTCAGCATCCCGGTTATTGGCATAAACCTGCCTGCAATGCCCCCTTGGAGCGCAACCGGAAGTCCCTTGCCTATGTGCCCTACAATTGCAAGACCCCGTATGTTATCGGCGCCATGTTCGCAGGGGAGTCTGATACCTTCTTGCACATGAGTCACGTTCTCAACGATCGCATTGAGGCCGATCTTAAGAAGAATGTCATTGCACGCTGGCACGATGAATCTCATCTCAACCGCTATGTCGCGAATCGATCCGACTGCAGGCTTCTGGGGCCTGATTACTGCTACCCCTGTGGGTTTGACCTGCCTGTAGAGCGGAAGCTCATTGCTGTTGACAAGGCCTCGAAGTTCGATGTTGCTGGCTTCAAGGGCATGGAGGGCAAACCTGCAGATGCGAAGGCTTTCCTGCGTAAGGCATGTAAAAAGATCCGAAGCTACGGCTATGTCCAACGTGTGCGAGATGCCGTGCTCATGAAGCGCGTTAAGGAGCTCTAGGGTGTATTCGTTAACTTCTGAAACAACTGACACAACTGCGGGCCGAACCCTAATTCGTGAACAGATTGGTAAACCATCTGCGCGCTATGTGCTTAGTGTTCTCCTGCAGTTTTTTCTATTCGCGATGACGGCGCTTTATGCTTGCCAAGCAACCGGTGATTCTTACGCTGATTTTATTCAATCATGCCGTATCGGTACTGTACTCTGTTTCATTTCAATCTTCTTGGTTCTTATCTGCAACAGAGGTGTTGCCAAACCGGGCGCCATCATTATGTACGCGTTCGTGGCCTTTCAATTTGGCGTCCCGATGATTTTGGCTTTCGATCCTTCGTACACAGACTATGTTTTGTCTAATTTGGGGCCTGCTGTTCTTAACAAATCCTCATGGTACACAGTCGTATGTATTCAGTGTTTTGCCCTTGGATCGATGATTGCCAGTTATTGTGGTGCCAAAAAGCCCCAAATGGATCGAAAGGGGGTGCGGTCCAACTTTCTGTCCGCACCCCCAAAGCCTCATCATTTTCTCGACTTTGCCCTAGGGGACGAAAAGCATGTCGCCAATACTTCCCTCATGATTTTCATCATATTTGGTGTAATTGCTTACCTTTATATGCTCTGGTTTGCCGCGCTTAGTTTTTCGGCTGGCATTTCTTATGCTCGTGACGTGATCTCAACCAATGCCGTGCGAAATATAGCTCGAGGTCTTTTTGTTCCTTCTGGATTCATGTTTCTCGTTTTCTCGGATTCTAAGACGGCGCGCAAATGTGTCTTTGCTTTACTCGTGCTTTATGGTTTGATCGGAACTGCATCCGGTGACCGCACCGAATCAATGACCCTTTTGGTTGCTCTTGCTTACTACTATGGCGAAATGGGCTTTGGGTCTGCCGGCAGTAAGCTGTTTATGGTGCTTGCCCTTGTCGCTATTCTTCTTTTGTTGCCCGTTGTGGCTCAGCATCGAATGGGAAATGCGTTTACATTTGATTCAATTGGTGAGCTCGTTGAGGATGTATTTTCTGAGACAGGATACAACTTCTACTCGATTTGTTTTCAGACGACTTTCTCAAATGGTCTCCATTATGGGTTCAGCTATCTTTTGTCGCTTCTTGCGATGATCCCCTCGTCCCTCATGCCCTCATCAATTGCTGCGTTTTTCACTTCCAACCTTCCCTCTAATTGGATTGATGACGTTATGTCTTCCAATTTTGCTTGGGCGACATTTGGACAAGGCTATTCGATGATTGCTGAGAGTAGCTACAATTTTGGCAGCTTCGGCTTTATTGTTATCGGCTTGTTTGGGTTTGCGATTCAAAGCCTTATTCAGGTTCCTCTGAGCGGCAACGAAAAGTTTTCTAAGTATCTTTCGCTTGTTCTGCTGTGGTCTTTCATTACCATTCCGAGACGCGGTTTTGAGTTCGCAGTTAACTCGCTCGAATACGACATCCTTTTTATGGTTTTGATCATGTGGCTTTCTGCAAATCTTTCCAAAAATCGCGTTAGATCATCATCGAGAACAGCATTAGGCAGAGGTGAGGCTAAATGAAAGGCATAATCCTTGCGGGTGGATCGGGGACGCGGCTGCATCCTATTACCAAATCGGTTAGCAAGCAACTGCTGCCGATCTATGACAAGCCACTGGTGTACTATCCTCTCTCCGTTCTCATGCTCGCGGGCATCAATGAAGTTCTTGTCATTTCGACTCCGCGTGATACGCCGGCCTTCAAGGAACTTTTGGACGATGGTTCCGACTTGGGAATGCGTATCGAATATGCCGTGCAGGATGAGCCTCGCGGCCTTGCCGAGGCGTTCACCATCGGGCGTGACTTTATCGCTGGCGAGCCTTGTGTGCTTGTTCTCGGGGATAACATGTTCCACGGCCAAGCTCTCACCAAGGTTATCGTTGCTGCGAAAGAACGCGTCGAGCAGGAGGGCGGTGCCGTCGTGTTCGGCTATCCAGTCAAGGACCCTAAGGCTTTCGGTGTCGTCGAGTTCGATTCCGACGGTCGTGTCGTGAGCATTGAAGAGAAGCCGAAGCACCCCAAGAGCAACTATGCCGTACCCGGCCTCTACTTTTACGACGGCAAGGTGAGTGACATCGCCGCCGGTGTCGAGCCAAGCACTCGAGGCGAACTCGAGATCACGAGCGTCAACGAGGAATATCTGCGCCGTGGCGAGCTCTGTGTCGAGCTGATGGGTCGTGGTATGGCTTGGCTGGATACGGGAACTCCGCAAGGGCTGCTCAAGGCGGCTGAATATGTTGAAGCGGTCGAGAGCCGCCAAGGTTACTATATCGCCTGCATCGAGGAGATTGCCTACCGTCGTCACTTTATCGGCGCGGCGCACCTGCGTGAGCTTGGTGAATCCATGCGCAAGACCGACTACGGTCAATATCTGATTTCTATTGCCGACGAGGCTGTGAAGGAATAGTATATGCTAGAAAATTTTGAGCCGAAAAACATCATCGTAACGGGCGGCTGCGGCTTCATCGGCGGCAACTTCGTGCACTACGTCGTGGACAACCACCCGGAGGTCCACGTGACCGTCCTGGACAAGCTGACCTACGCCGGCAACCCCGAGAACATCGCCGGGCTTCCCGCGGACCGCGTGGAGCTCGTCGTGGGCGACATCTGCGACGCCGGGCTGCTGGACCGTATCGTCCCGGGCCACGACGCGATCGTGCACTACGCCGCCGAGTCCCACAACGACAACTCCATCGCGGACCCCGAGCCGTTCCTCCGCACCAACGTCGAGGGAACCTTCCGCCTGCTGGAGGCCGTCCGCAAGCACGGCGTCCGCTACCACCACGTTTCCACCGACGAGGTCTACGGCGACCTGGCGCTCGACGACCCCGCGAAGTTCACCGAGGAGACGCCGTACCACCCGAGCTCGCCGTACAGCTCCACCAAGGCGTCCTCCGACATGCTCGTGCGCGCCTGGACCCGCACCTACGGGCTCCGCACCACGATCTCCAACTGCTCCAACAACTACGGCCCCTACCAGCACGTGGAGA
>SAMEA3387443__coassemble_2260_pt1 | contig 8999 bp, 5 predicted proteins | sample SAMEA3387443__metabat2_high_PE_015 | metagenome-assembled genome bin SAMEA3387443 (sample SAMEA3387443) | Felis catus | biome: Faeces | place: United Kingdom | collected 2012
CAGCTCCTACATTTTGAAGCGTATGGATACATCCGTGTCAAAGGGAGAAAGCCATGGCAAACTACAGCCCACAACACTTTGAGCCTCGGGCTAAGGCCGTCAACGTCAAGGGCGTTGCCAACCGCGCCGTCGCAACCGTTTTGACGGCGGGCCTCATTGCTCAGCCGCTTATGTCGCCGCTGGCGGCAATCGCCGCACCGTCAACCGATAACGGCGATTCTGTTCAGGGGGGTTCTGTAGAGAACACCGTTGCCGCCGGTAACCAAGCGGTCGTAAAGACGGCTGCCCAGCTGGCAGAGGAGTCGGCAAAGCAGCTCAAGGACGCTCAGGCCGCCTACGATGCCGCCCAGAAGAACGCCGATGCGGCGGGCCAGTCTCAAAAGCAGGCGCAGCAGCAAAAGAATCAGGCCTCGCAGGCTGTGAGCGACAACGAAATCGAGCAGAACGCAGCAGAAGTCGCCGCGCTCCAGGAGAAGATTGACGAGCTCAAAGCCGCCGTCGAAAAGACCGAGCAGCAGCAGAAGAAGCTGGGCGACCTGAACGATCAGCTCGACCAGGCCAACAAGAGTGTCGAGGATAAGACCCAGGCGCTCAAGGACGCCAAGGCAAAGCAGGATGAGGCCAAGAAGGCCCTCGACGATGCCCAGGCCAAGCTCGAGGCCATGGGTATGGACGAGTACGAGGCCGCCAAGAAGGCCGTCGAGGACGCGCAGACAAAGCTCGATGACGCCAATAAGGCCGTTACTACTGCACAGGCCAATCTGGACCAGGCCAAGGCTGCCGAGGCCAGCGCCCAGCAGGAAAAGCAGAATACCGAGGCAGCTTTGACGACTGCCCAGGCCAAGAAGCAGGAGACTGCCGCTGCTCTCGCAGCCGCAACCACCGCGCGCGATAACGCCCAGCAGAAGTTCAACCAGGCGCAGGCCGCGCTCGATGCTGCCGTCTCGGGTACGGGTGTTGACCTGAGTGCGCTTGAGGCCGCCATGAACGCTGCTGCTGGTGAGCTCAAGACCGCGCAGACGGAGCTCAACGCCGCGACGGATGCCGACGCTACCGCCCAGGCGAACCTGCAGGCGGCCCAGAATACCGCCACCGCCGCGCAGGAGAAGGCCAACGCCGCCAACGCTGCCGTGGCATCTGCCCAGTCCGCATACGATGCGGCAAACAAGGAGTACAACGCCGCCGCCAGCGAGCGCGACGCCGCGAAGACGGCATACGAGCAAGCCCGGCAGACCGAGGCCGACAAGAAGACCGCGTACGATAAGCTTGTCGAAGTTCGCAAGCAGAAGCGCAGCGAGTGGGAGGCAGCCTGCGCCGCTTCGAACGCTGCGAAAAAGGCTTATGACGCTGCTAATGCCCAGGTTGAGGCTCTTGAGCAGCAGATTGCTGACCTCAAGTCCAACATGACCGTTGACCAGGAAGTCATCAATAAGGGCATGCTCGGCTTTATGGCCTACATCAGCAACAGCAGCGATTTCACAGCTATGCAGAAATCGAACGCCAAGGACGCAATGGCTACACTCACCGGCGCTGACGACAAAGCCGAGTGGTATGACAGCTACGTCGATCAGGACATGTCTCGCGACACCAATCCGCTTTCCTTGGAGCAGATGCGCAACGCCCTGACCTACCTCGACACCCAGAACAACCTCCGCAAGGCGAACGGTCAGTCGGAGCTTAGCGTCAGCCTCCGCATGACTGTGGCAGCCGCCCTTAATACATCATATTCGTCGAATATCTGGGGATACTCGGACTGCTACAGGGACAATGGAGAGAATCTTGCTGGCGGTGGTGGCGCATATACCGGCGGCGAGACCGAGGATACACTCGGCTGGCCCTACACCGGACTCTATACTCAGGAAAAGAAGATCTTCGACAAGTATGTAGAGCAGTATGGCGACGAACTCGGCAAATACCGATATGAGGCCTATTACATCTATCAGAACTACAACAGCATCTACCAGGAGTGCGGGCATTATCTCAACATCATCGATTCCGCTACGGAAGCTATCGGCATCGCGACCGGTAGCGGTAAGAACACCGATTCCGAGGTAACCGTCTTCGATTACAGTGCTGATGACACTCAGGCTGATTTCACTGTCCCCGAGTTCAAGAAGCTCCTGAACGACTACATCGATTCCGCCTACAATGCAGGCGGCACGCAGGCGCAGAAGGAGCAGCTGAAGCAGCTTCAGAATAAGTTGGCAGAGGCGCAGAAGACGCTTGGCACGGCCGATACGGCATATCTCGCTGCTCTCAATAATCTGAAAGACGTACAAGACGCCTATACCGCGGCCGACACGAACATGAACACCGCCAAGGGCGAGTACGAGAAGGCTAAGTCCGCCACCGCCACCGACAAGTCCGCCTACACCGCCGCCGAGGCCAAACTTAAGGGTATCGACGTCAAGACGCCCCAGACCAAGCTCGATGCCGCCAAGAGCGAGGCCGCTACTGCCCAGGCAGCTCTCGATAAGGCAAACGCCACGCTTGCTGACAGCAAGACGAAGGCAGCCGATGCCGCTGCTCACAAGGCGAAGGCTCGTAGCGCCCGCGATGCCGCCAAGGCAAAATCCGACCAGGCCAATGAGGCGTATGACAACGCCACTGCTTCGGTCAAGGACCTTACCGCTAAGTACGATGCCGCCAAGACGGACCTTGCGAACAAGCAGGGCACGCTTAACGATGCCAAGAAGGCTGACGGCGCTGCCCAGGCTGGCGTTGACAAGGCTCAGGCCGCAGATGCGCACGCCGCGACCGCTCTTTCGGACGCCAAGCAGGTAGTTGCCGCCAAGACGCAGGCCCTGTCCGACGCACAGGAGAAGGTCAAGGCCGCTGAGGGCGAGCTGGCCACCGCAAACAATGCCTTCGAGCGCTTCGCCGGCGCCCAGAAGGCGGTCGACGACGCCAAGGTCGCCTATGACGCTGCTGTCGCCGGTGTCGCCGATGCCCAGAAGCAGCTCGAGGCCGCCAATGAAGCCGTCATCGATGCGAACCTCGAGATCGTCAAGGCCAAGGCCGAGCTTGCCAACGACGAGGCACTCAAGGCCGAGCTTGAGGCTGTCGACCACAAGGCATCTCTTGCCGCGGGCACGACGGGCAACGAGAAGCTGGTCAAACTGAACGCTGCCTACGCTCGCTATAAGGCCGCCGTTGATGCCGCCGCTGGCCTCAAGGCCGCTCTGGGCGATGCCGATGCCAAGCTGTCCGATGCCAACGACGCCTATGCCGCCGCGCTTGCCGAGCTTGGCGATGCCAAGGATGCCCTGGCTGCCGCGCAGGCCGAGTACGACAAGTACCACCCCAAGGCCGAGCCGCAGGCCAAGCCTCAGGTTGCGCAGGCTGCTGCAAAGGCCCCCGTTGCCAAGAAACAGGCTGCGCCTGCCGCGCTCGCCCAGACTGGCGACAATTCCGCTCTTGCGGGCGAGGTGTTCGTCATCGGCGGTATCACCCTCGTGGCCGCTGGTGTGACGCTGAGCGATCGTCGTCGCAAGCAGATGTAGCGTTTCGAGCGTAGTTTCTGCAACGAACTTCGGTTCATAGCAGGAGCGCTTCGATGGCTTAACCGATAAGGCCGGCGCGCTGTCATACGCAGCGCGCTGGCCTTTCTTTGTTTCGATATCAAAAAGCCCGGTCAGCAGCCGCAAAAGCTACCGACCGGGCAAGCCGTAGGCAATATGGTTGCTGTCGAGCAGCTGCTCGACTTAGCCCAGCAGGCTCAGACCCACGGAGACAAACGCCAGGATAACGCCAACGATGGACTCGCCGCCCAGCAGGCCGCTGGCAACGACCAGGCCCTGCTCCTGGAAGGCGGCATCCTTGGCGGCCTTCTCCTCGTCCGAAAGACCGGCCTCGGCGTCGCGGTGGGCGGACCACTTGTCGTAGGCGAGCTTGACGCAGGAGCCCAAGAAAGCCGTGAGTGACATGTAGAACGGCAGGTACACGCCCAGGCCGATCATCATGGCCGGAATGCCGAGCCAGTACATGACGATGCCGGCGATAAAGCCACCTGCGAACCACGGCACGCTCGGGATGCCCGAGACCATGGTGGCGACCACGCTTGCCTGTGCGGCCACAAAGCTCTTGTCGGGGCCGAAGGCGTCCGGACCATAGGCGGTGACGAGCGCGACCATGACAACTGCGGCGACCAGGGCGCCTACGATGCCGCCAATGGCTTGGCCGATCCACTGCGCACGCGGGTTGGTGCCCAGCACGGCGCCGGCCTTAAAGTCGTTCATGACGTCGCCCGCAAGGCCGCACGCCACGGCTACGATGCCGGCGATAAAGAACAGCTTGACCTGAGCGATCTGTGCAAAGGCAGCCACGATGAGCATGACGATGAGGCCAAAGATCTCCATTGGGTCGATGCCCGTCTGGCCGCAGCTCTGCGCGCTCATGATGGTGGTGACAAAGGTGAACAACGTGACGATGACGGCCGGAACGGGGCCAAGGTCGAGCGCGATGGCAACGATTACGGCGATGGCGGCAGCGCCCAGGCCGATGATGCCGGCGTCGAGCTTAAGGGAGCCCGAGATGAGCGACTGCTCGTCGGTGTCGGTGGAGCTGTCGGCGGCAAGACCGCGGACGATACCGGCGACCTGCGGCAGGATGTCCTTGAGGACGACGGCGACGCCAAAGCCCATCATGAGGCCCATGCCCAGGGACTTGACGATGCCCTGTGCAGTCACAACGTCGAACAGACCGGCAGCGGTGCCGCCCACGATGATGCCAAAGTTGCCCAGCAGGGCGCCGGCAAACCAGAAGGCGACCGGGGCGAAGCCCACGAGGAAGCCGACGGAGAGCAGCATGGGCGAGTTGTAGATACCAAAGGTCACGCCGGGGATGTTGAGCGTGCACAGCATGCTGGGCACCACGCCCAGGGCGTCGCGCAGCACGCTATAGATGCCGGCGATGGCCATGGAGCCAAAGAGCTGCTTGCCGGTTTTGCCGCCAGCCTCGGTCGCGCGCAAGGTCTGAGCTGCGGCGTTGCCGGTGGGGAACTCAAGCGCGGCATCCACGATAAAGTGACGGTGGATGAGCGCGGTGGCCAGCAGGCCCAGGATGGTGCCGGCGAGCGCCACGATAAACATGTCGAGCCAGCTGATCTGGTCGGCATAGCCCAACATCCAGGCGCCCGGGATGGTAAACGCCAGACCGCCGGCGACCATGGCGCCCGCGGACATGATGGTGTGGGTGACGTTGGCCTCGTTGAGGCTGGCGTTGCCCATGAGCTTAAGGAAGAACAGCGAGATGACGGCAGCGAAGACGATCGGCCAGGGGAGTGCGCCCATCTTGAGGGCGGTGTAGGCCGAGCTTGCCGTGATGATCACGCAGCCAAGGACGCCGATGACGACGCCACGCAGCGTGAGTTGCCCGCGCATCGAAGCACGGTTCGAGGGATTGCTCATATAAAACTCCTTTGCGTATATCCGCTTCCCCCGGGAGCGCCGCTACGGATACGGCGCGGGAAGTCGGGTTACCAAGGGCCGCCGCGTGAGCTCGCGCGCGACCGCGCACCAGTATAGCCGCAAGCTAGTCATTTTGGGATGACTGGTTTAGGTAGGCGATATACTGCTGGGCAGACGAAAGGAGCGCCGATGATGCTTAATGGGTGCGCATATATATTGACGGTCGACGTGGGCAACACGTTCATTCGCTTTGGCCTATTTGCCGAGGATTCGGCTGCGGCGCAGGAATGTCCGCTTGCGACGTGCGAGATCACGACGCCGTCGAGCATCACGGCCGATGAGGCTCGTATGAGGCTCGCGCAGGTCATGGGCGCGCTGTCAGCCGATGCGGGCGTGCCGGGTGCACTCGTTCCCGCGGCCGCAGTGCTGAGCTGCGTGGTGCCGGCGCTCGAACGCCCATGGAAGGCGGCGCTTTCCCGTACCTGCACGGGGCGCGTGCTCACCGTGGGTCCGGGCCTCAAGACTGGCATGCCCGTCCACTACGACGACCCGGCCGAGATCGGCCCCGACCGCATCGCCGACGCCGTGGCGGCCCGTGCCGTCTACGGCTCTCCGTGCATCGTGATCGACCTGGGCACCACGACCAATATCGAGGTCATCGACGCGCGTGGTACCTTTGTCGGCGGCGTTATCGCGCCGGGGCTGGCGCTCGGCGCCCGTTCGCTCTCGGCCGCTGCGGCGCGCCTGCCTCAGGTCGAGCCCTCGGCACCGACGCATGTGATCGGCCGCAACACGCGCGAGGCCATGCGCTCGGGCGTGGTCTTGGGCGAGGTGGCCCGCATCGACGGCATGCTCGATATGGTGCTTGCCGAGTTGCGCTCGACCAAGGCGGCGGGCGAGGGCAGCGTGCCCATCGTCATTACCGGCGATGATGCCGAGGCGCTCGCGGCGTTGGTCGGCCATAGCCTGACGGTCGACGACGCGCTGACGTTGCGGGGTCTCGCCGAGCTCTACCGTATCAACCAAAAGCCCCGCCGCGTGTAAAAGTGAGGGCGCCGGTGGGACAAACGCCCCCACCTTTCACCTGCTACAATGGGTCAAACTATTGCGATTACGGAGGTGTCTGCCATGTCGGACGATCTTCATCAAACTTCGTCAGGCAAGCGCCTGGACGTCATTAGCTGGGACGAGTTCTTTATGAGCGTGGCCATCGCCGCGCAGCGCCGCAGCAAGGACCCCAACACACAGGTGGGTGCGTGCATCGCCAACACCAACCACCGCATCCTTTCGGTGGGCTACAACGGTACACCCTCGGCGCTCAACGACGACTTTTTCCCATGGGGTACGAGCGACGACCCGCTGCAGGACAAGCACAACTACGTGGTCCATGCCGAGGCCAACGCCGTGCTCAACTACCGTGGCTCGCTCAAGGACCTCGAGGGTTCCACGGTCTACGTCACGCTGTTCCCGTGCCACGACTGCGCCAAGATTTTGGCTCAGGTGGGCGTGGGCGAGGTCGTCTACCTGGACAACAAGTACGCCGACACCGATGACGGCCGTATCAGCCGCCGCATTCTCGACTCCTGTGGCATCAGCTACCGCCAGGTCATCGTCGATGTCCAGATTGGTACCGGGGGACAGGCTCGACAGTAATATGCGTTGTCGCTATCTGCCGACGAACGCAGCTCAAAGAGCCCCGTCCCAAATTGACTACTCGTGAAAGTCGCGTCTGCGCGCATGGACGGCTCGTGAGCGGGTACACGGCTGTAGTAACATAGCTTCTGTCCGCGGGCGCGCCCGCGTAATTGTGAGAAAGGAGCCCCTGTGGCTGTTAACGAAGAGCTGCTTAAGAAGGTTCTTGAAGAGATTCGCCCCAACCTGCAGGCCGATGGCGGCGATATGGAGTATGTGGGCGTTGACGACGAGGGCGTCGTCAAACTGGAGCTGCAGGGCGCTTGCGCCGGCTGCCCCATGAGCTCGCTGACCCTGTCCATGGGTATTGAGCGCATCCTGAAGGAGCATGTGCCCGGCGTTACCCGAGTTGAGCAGGTCAATGCCTCCGGCGAGGCCGAGGACCTGTACGACGAGTACGCACCGTTCTAAGCTGCGAAAGCTGCGGACGGCATACTCCGCATAGACGTTACGCCCAAATATGCGGCTGCGAGCGCAAGGCCCGCGGCCGCATTTGTATGTAGGGAGTAGGAGGGTCGACATGCTCAACGACTTCTACCATATGCTTGATCCCGTCGCGATTTCGGCGGGGCCTATCACGATTTACTGGTATGGTCTGGCCTATGTGGTCGGCGCCCTGCTCACGGCGGTTGTCATGTACCGCACGCAGCGTCGCTGGGGTTTTAACATCACGATTGACGACCTTACGAGTGTCGTGGTCGGCGTGGTCTTTGGCCTCATTATCGGTGCGCGCCTGTTCTACGTCGTCTTTTACGGTGATGGCTACTACTGGGCGCACCCGCTCGAGATCTTTGCCACCAACGAGGGCGGCATGAGCTTCCACGGCGGTTTGGTGGGCGGCATTATCGGCGGCATCATCGTATGCCGCATGTATAAGCTCGACGCATGGACTTTGGCAGACCTTGCCGTCATAGGCGCGCCGCTGGCCTTGTGCCTGGGCCGTTGTGCCAACTTTGTCAATGGTGAGCTGTGGGGCAAGCCGACCGATCTGCCCTGGGGCGTGGTCTTCGGTGGCACCGCGGGCGATGTGCCGCGTCACCCCTCCCAGCTCTACGAGGCATTTCTTGAGGGCATCGTGCTCTTTTGCATTCTGCAGGTGCTCAGCCGCAAAAAGCCGTTACTGCCCCAAGGCACGTTTATGGGCGTGTTTGTGATGGGTTACGGCATCGTCCGCTTCCTCATTGAGTTTGTGCGCGTGCCCGATGCCCAGCTGGGTTATCTGCTTGGTGGCGTCATCACGATGGGTCAGCTGCTGAGCCTGCCGCTCGTAATCGCGGGCCTGGCGCTCATCATCTTTGCTCGTCGCCGCAACCAACCCCAGCGCATCTATCTCGACGCCTAACCACCACAAAGGGGACAGGCACCTTTGTGGTGGTTTGCTGGGCAACGATGACAGAACCGTAACGTTTCCCCAGATAAAACCTGCCAAAATAAACCTGTCCCTTTTTTGCAGGTTTCTAGAAAGGCTCTTTGGACTGTGAAGGATTCCGATCTCTCCACAACGGCTGCGCGCGACGCTGCCCGCATCGTCTGGTTTAAGCGCTACCCCGCCAAGCAGACGCTCATCGCATTTTTGCTCGCGCTGTTGGCGACCACGGCGTTTTCCATCGATCCCTCCCCGGTGTCGAGCAACGCAGTCTTGGCGATTGACCCCAAAGCCTCGGGCATGCTGTACGTGTGCTACGAGGTGCTCCTCTCGTTTGCCGGCCATACCGACGCGGTCATGCTGCTTGCACTTGCCTGCCTGCTCACCTTGCCGTTTCGCTACGTGTTCTTTGGCCGTGGCGACACCTGGCGTCCATCGATCATTCTGCCGTCGCTGTTCTTCGCCATCTGCATGGTGTTCGGCCGCAGCTACGACCTCACCGACTCGGCCGAGATTGTCCTTGGCGACAAAGC